>Ga0154920_114_pt1 | contig 6225 bp, 12 predicted proteins | sample RifCSPhighO2_01_FD_105889 | JGI IMG/M metagenome (GOLD analysis project Ga0154920, IMG submission 105889) | Candidatus Daviesbacteria bacterium RIFCSPHIGHO2_01_FULL_44_29 | reverse complement strand
TGGGGATACTTGGTACTTATTGACGGGCCTATGGTCTAGTGGTACGACGCCACATTCGCATTGTGGAGACGGGAGTCCGATTCTCCCTAGGTCCATAAATAATAAAATGAGCCATACAAATAAAATGACCCACAAAGCAGTTAGGATTTTACCGCTGAAGAAATCTAATATACAAAAGAGCGGTACTTTCTTTTTACGCTAAGGTAAGATTTTCGTATTCTTGCCGACATCTATTATGGAACTAGATATTAAAGAACAATTTTTGACAGCATACGATGCATATGCCGATGCGCTATTTCGTCATTGCTATTTCAGAGTCATGGAAAAAGGACTAAAGTAGCCACTCAATATTATGGATATAGATTTCCAAAACATTTTTGATAAGGCAAAACAGGTCAAGCTCTCATCTATAGAAAAAGAGGAAATGAGAACTGGTTTGGAATTGTTTGCCAGAAAGCACCCTGTAAGAAATGCGGATACTGCCCGACTTCTATTGCAGGAAAGGTCGAAATCCTACGCTCCTGCTTTCGCGGAAATATTGACATTAAAACCATTAATTAATAAATTACAACCTATGTCTATAGCATTAATAATTGCATTAATTGTCGGCGGAGGTACCTCATTCGCGGCTGAAGGTGCTCTCCCAGGGGATGCTTTATATCCCGTAAAGGTTAGCATTAACGAAGAAGTCCGCAGCTTTGCGGCGTTTTCTAATGAGGCGCAAGCTCGGTGGGATGCGCGGCGCGCAGAACGGCGCCTTGAAGAAACAGAAAAGCTTGCCGCAGAGGGACGGTTAAATGCCGAAACGGGTGCTGATATAGAATCTCGTTTTGAAAGTCACGCTAAGGCGTTTGAAGAGCAGACGAAAAAAATAGAGTCAAAACAAAATACAAATGCCTCCCTTGAAATCAATTCAGATTTTGAGGCGTCGCTTAAGGCGCACGAGCGAGTATTGGCTCAAATAGTCGCGGAGAAAGCAAACATCCGAGCGGTGGTAGCACCTCTTTTGATAGAAGTTCGCACTCGCTTGAACACAACCGCGGCAGTTCGAAGTGACGCTGAGGCGGAAATATCCGTTAAGACGGACGGCGAATTCAAAACTGCGGCAGAGGGAAAGCTTAAGGCCGCGGAAAACAAAATCAACGAAGCTCGCAACTTTATTGTTCGGATGAAATCGTCCGTAAGTGCGAGCGCTAACGCACATACAGAAGCACGGCTTAAAGTGGCGGAAAGCGTAGTTGCTCGTGGAAAGACAGAAATGGAAGCGCAGATGTACGGAAAAGCTTTTGCAAGTTTCCAGGAGGCAATTCGTGTTGCGCAGGAAACGAAATCGCTAGTGGCAACGGAGGAACGGATTAAACTTGAGATCAAACCACTGAATGTTGATATAAGAATAGAAGGAGAGACAAGAGGTGGATCAGAACAAGGGACATCTTTTGGATCTTCCGTTGAAGTTGAGTCAAAAACAAAAGTGGAGGCAGGAAGTGATGCAACTGGAGTAGAAGGAAGCGGGAAAGTGAAAATCGATATTGGGTTATAAAACAAAATGCCAGGCAATGCCTGGCATTTTTGTTATTAGAACTGTTGCCGCCGAAAATTCCGTCCGTCCAAACGAGGGAGCGGCGGAATTCCCCCCACACCTCCTTCCGCCGCGCCCTCGCTTTGAAAGCCGTCGCCATTCAGATTTCGCTTTGCGAAATACGCCGCAGAAAATTCAGAAAAGAAAAGTTGTGTCGTGTTTGCTTCGCCAACCCGTGCGCACACGACATCAATTTTGCTCCCTAATTTGATTTTGCCTAAATTTTGGTGTAACATCATAATATCAACAGGGAAGTAGATACTTCAATATAATACCCGAAGGGGATTTCCCCGCGGCTTGCCGCGGGGCTCCATTGTATCTGAAAACCTTGGTTTTCAGATACAATGGAGAGCATGGTCGTCAAGAAAACCCACCACAATGCGTACGATACCCACTACCACCTCGTCTTTCCCATCAAGTACCGCAAGGCTCTGTTGGCAGACGACATCCCGCTCGCCATCACAACGATTGCAGAGGAAATTGCCATCCGCTATGATATTGAATTCGAAAAGATCGGCTATGACCAAGACCACCTGCACATTCTGGCAAGCTTTGCTCCAAAATACAGCGGAAGCGAAGTGGTGGGAATGTTCAAAAGCATCACTGCACGCGAACTCTTTAAGCAATTTCCTCTGCTCAAAAAAGAGCTCTGGGGAGGTGAATTCTGGAGCGACGGTTTCTATCTTGCCACGATCAGCGAGCGGGGAGACTGGCAGACAGTGGAACGATATGTTGCCAACCAAGGAAAGACGAGGAGTACGTCTTATCAACTCCGATTACTCACGTAACGACCATGCTCCGGTCATACCCTGCCCCTTGGGGCAGGGTTGTTGATTGTTAATACTTTGCTGATAGTATGTCAAACAACCAAAATTTAGCCAAAAACATTGAGCGATTACGGAAAGCCAAAGGGTTTTCGCAGGAGAAGCTGGCGAGATTGGCCGATGTCGCCAACAATACACTTATCAAAATGGAGTCGGGAGAAAATATAAATCCAACGCTTGAAACCTTGAAAAAAGTGGCGAAAGCCCTTGAGGTTAGCGTTGATGAATTAATAAGCTAAAATAATAACTATGGACACACTATTTTTACTTTTATTCTTCGCTCCGTTCATCGCCCTGATTGTCGGTCTTGTTAAGCCAACCACCTTTTCTCGTTTTATTAAGGGCGAGATAACGAGAAAAAAGATAGCGACAATTTTTGGTATTGCAACGGTCGCCTCTTTTATTCTCTTCGGAATTACAACCGACACATCGCAAAATAATCAAGCTACTCAACAACCAGCAACGGAGAACACAGAAGTCACCACTGAAAACGACAACCCTGCTCCTGTTGTAGAAAAAACTGAAACTGCTCCTACGCCTGCGAAGACGGAAACAAAAACTACTCCTGCACTAACGCCAATCCCGACACCTGCGCCAACATCAAGCGAGACAGTTAGTCAAGAGAATGCGGTTGCCAAAGCAAAATCTTATTTAAACTACACAGCATTTTCTCATGATGGATTGGTCGCTCAATTAGAATACGATCAATTTTCTCGTGCCGATGCGGTTTATGGCGCAAACAATTCTGGTGCAAACTGGAATGAGCAAGCGGCTAAAAAGGCCAAAGCATATATGGAATATTCAGCCTTTTCCCGCGGTAGCTTAATTGATCAATTAAAGTATGACCGATTTACACAAGCACAAGCAGAGTACGGAGCTAACGCGGTTGGTCTATAAAAGTACAAATAAGAACAAGTAAAAATGGGAATTCTCGATCTTTTTCGCTCACAACCAAAAACTCTAAACCAACAACGCGAGCAAAAAGATGAGCGTAAGGCCGAGTGTCCGAATTGCCACAAAGCCCTTTCTAAAGTTCCGGGTGCGAAAACAAAATGCCTGCATTGTGGCGAGTTTATGTTTGTTCGCACTCGGCCAAAAGATAATGCTCGCGTCGTTGTAACAAAAGCGGAGGCCGACAAAATTGACGAGGAATGGTCAATCGTTGCTGGAACGCATGATATTTTTGTTGCCGAAAAAGAAGAGTTTGCAAAAGAGAAAGAAATTTTACGAAAAAGATTTGGCGGAAAAGAGCCGTCAGATAATGATGTCCGTTGGGGTTTGTCGAACAAGCAACTTATAGAACACGCCAAAAACGGCGATTGGGGTTTATACCGTAATGTACGTTTCCAAATGGCGGAAATTCTGCGGGGCGAGATGAAATTAAAAGACGCTCTGCGAACATATCTTGAAGTCTGTTATCTCGACCTAAACGGGCCAAATAATACTGGCGGAATGAACAACCCGGAATTATTAAAAGAATTTCCGCCATTTGACCCCAATCGCGATTCGTCTTTGGCTCCGGGCGTTATAGATTTAATCAAGCGAATTGTGCTAAAGTTGAATTTGAGCAAGGACGAGGTTAAACAGATTTACATTGAGCACAATTCGCGGAGTGAAAAATCTTTGAGATTGCCACTTTCTGCTGAAAAGTCGTGGCAATCGTTAGAGAAAGAAATTTGAAGCGGCGTGCCAGCTTCGCTGGCCTGAATGGCGGCGGCTTTCAAAGCGAGGGAGCGGCGGAAGGGGAGTCAAAGATCTTCATATAGTGCAAGGTTTGCTATACTATATTTTATGAAAGACTTTCTAGACTTTATCCGCGAGCAGGGGGTGGTGGGGCTCGCGGTGGGCTTTATCTTAGGCGGCGCGGTGTCTAGGGTGGTCTCGGCGCTGGTAAGCGATATTATCAACCCGTTGCTCGGCCTCGTGCTCGGCGCGGCAGGAGACATTAAGAGCGCCTCGCTCTCCATCGGCTCGGCGCGTATTCTCTACGGCGAGCTCATTGCGGTAATTATTGACATGAACAGCGCAAGCCCCGCGCTTCAGCGCGGGGGATAAGCCAAATCCCTGCGCCCATTGCGGTACAATGAGCAGGCATGCCAAAACCCATCTTCTGGCGTGGAGGTCACACCATACACCGTTGTCTGTACCACGTCGTCTTCGTGCCGAAGTACAGAAGGAAAATCCTCCACAGACAGCTCGTCCGACGGCTCACCCACCTCATGTACGAATGCTGCAAGGTCAATCGCTGGTACATACATGAGCTCTCTATCATGCCCGATCACGTGCATATGCTCCTCCAGCTCCCACCCCGCGTACCCATACCCACTGCCATCCAGTATCTCAAGGGCGGCACGTCAAAAGTCATCAGAAAGGAATTCCCGGAGCTGGAGGAGTGGCTCTGGGGAGACAGCCTGTGGGCAGACGGATATTTCATTGAAACCGTCGGACGAGCGTCAGAGACAGCAATGAGAAAGTACATTCGTGAGCAATGGGCGCAGGAGTCGGGAAACAAGCCACGGCCTTCAGGCCGTGGTGATTGACTTTATGGTCATTGCGCTTGTGATCTACTACGGCATTAGGATTATCGGCATTGACCGTTAACTTGTTCTTCAACGTCTTATCTAGTATAATATAAGTGATATGTCTCTACATCGGAAAAAGTACTTGAATGCCGTCCTGTATTTATGTCAGAAATTAAAAGGCGAGGTGCGCGGCAAGAAAAAACTCGCGAAATTGCTCTATTTCGCTGATTTTGACTTGTACGAAAAAAGTCAAAAATCAATCACGGGCGATATTTACTGCGCACTTCCAATGGGGCCCGTGCCCTCTGCGTTGGAAGAAATTACTGTGGAAATGACAAAAAAGAAAATGCTTGGCATTGAACAAGTTGAGGAGCGGGAAGGATATAATCCAACTGAAGTGTATAAATGTATCACCAAACCAGATCTTTCTGTTTTTGACGATGAAGAAAAGGAAATGCTCGATCGGGTTGTTATTAAATATGGTCATCTCAATGGTAAACAATTAGAAGAACTATCACACGCTGAAGCGCCATACATCGGTACTGAATTACGAAAAGAAATTCCCTATGAATTAGCTTTTTATCGCGGTACAGATTTTAGTGATTTATGATTGAGTTTCTCTACCACGACGGCATTCAGAAAGAAATCGCCGCCCTAGGGCGGCGATTTAGTACTATACGCGATGGTCTTTCTGCATTTCAAAGACTGTGTGAAGTCCAATTCAATCCGACAGATCCACGACAAGTGATTGCACCCGCAAAACTTCATAGAATCACACAAAATGATATCTGGACTCTTTGGAAAACTGAACTCGTTATTCCAAATTCTGGATTGCGCCCAAACCAATGGCCGAGAATGTGGTTTGTCGTAAAAGGCGCAATCATTGCTTTTTTGTGTATGTCGTCACATATTGATAATTATAATGATGAGGATATGAAGCGTCTTGCCTTGTCGCGAGTGTCGGATTTCTTCTAAGCAGTTGAGATTGTAAAGATTACCTACACTTGTTACCATACACCTGAAGGAATTCCATGAAAGGCTTTCTAGACTTTATCCGCAAGCAGGGGGTGGTGGGGCTGGCGGTGGGCTTTATCTTGGGTGGCGCGGTATCTAAAGTGGTCTCGGCACTGGTAAGCGACATTATCAACCCGTTGCTTGGCCTCGTGCTCGGCGCGGCGGGGGACATTAAGAGCGCCTCGCTCTCCATCGGCTCGGCGACCATTCTCTACGGCGACCTCATTGCGGTAATTATTGACTTTGTGGTCATTGCGCTTGTGGTCTATTACGGTATCAAAATTAT
>Ga0154920_110_pt1 | contig 11035 bp, 7 predicted proteins | sample RifCSPhighO2_01_FD_105889 | JGI IMG/M metagenome (GOLD analysis project Ga0154920, IMG submission 105889) | Candidatus Daviesbacteria bacterium RIFCSPHIGHO2_01_FULL_44_29 | reverse complement strand
CCTATAGTTGAGGTATTGTCGTGAGAAAAAGCTCTGTACAAAATATTGATATTTGTGCCATCATAAAAAGCTGCCGGATTAAAAACAGCTTGAGACTCCCATTCATGTTCTGGCTTTGCCGCGAGAATGGGATTTTCTTTAAACTTTTCAAGTTTGGGTGGTAAAGCATCACTTGTCTGAATACGCTGCAACAGTTGTTTATAAGGGTATGATGCACGACAACATGTGGTATCGGCCGCGCCGTAATAAAGATAAAACGTATCATCGTCAATGATTGCGCCTGATGGAAATACGACCTGCGGCACTATACCGTCATGTTCATAATTCACCTCCGGCCGCAACAGCGATTCGCGTATGCGCCCGATCACCTTCATTGGATTTTGTCTATCAAGAAGCACTGCTTCAATAGTAAAATCCCTAAATCCCGGAGTATAATAATGCCTGATATTTGCATATACAAAAAGCCAGCCGTACTCAGTTGCAACGGGCGGCGCCCCGACTTCCAATTGATCGCTGTTCATTCGCTGCAATGGCAAGACGTGAGTGTCAAGTGACAGATACCACTCACGCCAATACTTAGGAGACCACATTTCTTCAAGCGATTCAAACTCTGCAATTGCAATTTTTGATGGAGGAAGATCGGTATGGGCAGTAAGAAACGCGACGTATTTACCATTAATTTTTTGAGGGAAAAAAGTCATTGCCTTTGCATTAAAAGGTGTCACCAGATGTCGTTCTTTTATGGTTTTTAAATCGTCACTTAGCGCAACGGCTACTTTTATGCCGTTGGGAGTTGGAGGAAATTCGGATAACGCAGTATACAAAATTATATATGTTCCATCAATTTTTACGACACGAGGATCCTCACAGCCATAAAGCTCCCAACTTTCTTCAGGCACAATCAAAGGATGATTGTCAGTAAAAATTTTTCCATCCGTACTTACGGCGTGACCTATCACAGAAAGATGCAGTCGCTCCGCCTGATAATCCTGTTCTTTCCCCATCGCACGATATAAAAGATGATATGTATTTTGATCTTTGAGAATGCAACCGTTGAAAGTCGCATACGATTCCCAGTCGTGCTCTAAGTTTGGTTTAAGCAAGGGGTTTGCCGGATCACGATCAAGAACAATCATAGATCACATTACTTTATTGATAATCGCGGGATCAAGTCGCACGATATGTCCAAACTTGAGCTCCGATAAAAATTCATTTAAATTTGCCGTTGCCACACATACATATGAATCCGCGCCTCCGTAATATACAAACAATGTCTCCTTGATTACGACTGCGCCACAAGGGTAAACTACCCCGGATTTAAATCCTTCATTTTCATACCTTTCATCCGGTTCAAGAATTGGGGCATTTGACCGATACAAAACTTTTGTAGGGTCGTCAAGATCAAGAAGCATCGCCCCAATTTTATATTTTCCTGGGTCTTGATTGCCAACAGATTGATAAATCAGGAGCCAGCCATCTTTAGTTTTAATAGGCGGAGCCCCGGCACCAATTTTTCTACTATCCCACATGTTGGGGCGCGGTGAAATTTTATACCTACCTTTGAGCCAAGTCGTGCCGTCAAATTCAAGACTATCTACGAAGTCTATCAAAATATCTGGGTAAATTCGATGGAAAATGACATACTTTCCCCGTATCTTTTCAGGAAAAATCACGGCATTTTTATCTACTACTCCAGGCGGTGAGATAAGTACCGGTCGCTCCCACAACCACCTTTGATTCAAAAAATCATCAACCGCAATAGATGTAAGCGCGATTCGTTGCGGACTCATGCCATCGAAGGCAACATAGGTCATATAAATACGATCCCCAATCCTAGTTATCCGAGGATCTTCCGCACCTCCATAGCCTCCACCAGACAAAGAGACAAACGGATGAGAATTACCGGTAAATTTTTTGCTTTCTTTGTTTTCAAAGTCAGAAGTCGGAACATATGCGGGTTTATCCGGTCGGTCGTGGATATGTACGCCGTCGTTACTTGATGCATAACCCAAAACCGAAATGTAATCGTAACCTTGCGCACGATAAAGTAAATGGACTTTACCGTCTTCGTATAACGCTGCTGGATTAAAAGTATTGAAAGACTCCCAATGATTATCTGTTTTTGGTGAAATGATGGGATTGTTTTTCGCCCTTTTCAGATGTAAGGAAACATTTTTAGATCTGACGCTGTCCCAAATTTTGTACATCGAATAACACACGGCATAAATACCCTCTTCTTTAATACCCCAGTAAGAAATGAACTTTCCTTCATGAAAAACAACACCAATCGGATAGACTTCTTTTGTTGCCCAATCTAAAGATTGTTCCCACACAGGGTCACTTGATCTCCAAAGCAGTTTCTCAGGATTATTATTATCAAAAATTGCCGCACCCACAAGATGCTGTAATTTCTCCTGATTCAACACCTTGCTATGATAAAAAAGCAGAATCCCATCATCCATCCTCATTACATACTCAACTTCCAGTTGACCATCGTCAAAATGAGATGGACGCCGCGCGAGTACATTTTTTTTTATAAAGCTCCACTTTTTGAGATCGTTTGAAGATGAGACAGAAATATCGTCGTCTCCACCATATGCAATGTATTTCTGCGTAGAATTCAGCCCTGGGATAATCAATCGTTTTTCCTGTACGCTTGGAGAGTAATAATTATACTCAAAATGCAAAAGATCAGTAGAAGTTGCAGTGCCAAAAATAGCTTTTTCGTTGTTTCTCTTCAGATATTGAAGAAGGAAATAATTGTCGATCTTGCTAAAATGCCAGTCGCTCGTGGTATCAATTTTTTCAGTATATTTGAAGTCTGTTATACGAAGGTTATTGCGAAAAGCTGAAAAATCATATCCGTCATCGCTTTTGGCAAGATTAAATGTTTGGTCAAAATTTTTGGAAGACGTAAAGTACAAATACACTGATTTTCCATTTTTTGTCACTCCCAAGCCACGAAGCTTACGATTTCGAAATACAATCTTTTTTTTTATGGATTGTATAATATCTGACAGTTTCTTATTCACAATAAATAGAGAACTTTAATAAAAAGTATAATTTCACTATAATAAAATCGGCAATTGATTTCAATGGAGGCTTGGATTATATGACAAACCATAATGAACCGACTCGACTACCAAATCCTTTGGAAAATTTGAAGAAGTTATTTCTTACAATCGTTGAAGTGCTACTTACTGCATTTCCAAATATTATTGCAATAATTCTTGCTGTATTTTTATTAATCGTTTTTATATTATTTTATCTGCTCTCAGGGACGCCTTCCTTGCCATAAAAAATCCCCGCCTAAAACGGCGGGGCAAAAATATAATTTTTAGATTTTAGATTTAATACATGCCTCCCATGCCGCCACCCATTCCTCCCATTCCTCCGCCAGCCGGCATCTCTTCTTTTTTCTCCGGTATATCAGCGACAAGCGCCTCGGTTGAAAGCATTGCAGCTGCTATTGAGGATGCATTTTGTAGTGCGGTGCGCACGACCTTGGCAGGATCGACGATGCCTTTTTTAAACATTGAGCCAAAGTCACGATTTATGGCATCAAAACCATAATCGGGATTGTTCTTTTGCTCAATCTGGTGCATGATGCGCCCGGGATCGACTCCGCTGTTTTGAGCAATCATCTTTATAGGTTCGGCAAGAGCCTGATAGACAACATCAATGCCAATTTTTTCTTCTTCAAACTCAACAGTGTTTTTTAGTGCTTCAAGCGCTTTTCTTGCCTGAAGATATGTCGTACCACCTCCTGAAACTATGCCTTCCTCCAAAGCTGCTTTGGTTGCGGCAACAGCGTCATTGACGCGTTCTTTCTTCTCTTTCATCTCAACTTCGGTAGCCGCACCCACCTTTATAACGACAACGCCGCCTGAAAGTTTGGCAAGTCGCTCCTGCAGCTTTTCTCGATCAAAGTCTGAGGTTGTAGCATCAATTTCACGACGAATCTGGGCGATTCGAGCTTTGATACTACCTTTTTCACCCTTACCGCCAACAATTCTTGTATTTTCTTTATCTGCCCATACTTTGTCTGCTCGTCCCAGATCTTCGACCTCTACATTCTCAAGTTTTTTACCAAGATCTTCCGAAATTACGGTTCCTCCGGTGAGAATGGCGATATCTTCAAGCATGGCTTTTCTGCGATCACCAAAACCAGGTGCCTTGACAACCAGCGCATTGAAAGTGCCGCGGAGTTTGTTGACAACAAGAGTTGCCAGTGCCTCGCCTTCGACTTCCTCGGCAATGAGGACGATATTTTTGGTCACTTTAACGATCTTTTCAAGCATCGGCAACATGTCTGAAACTGCGGTTATCTTTTTATCGGTAATAAGAATGTATGGATCTTCAACTTCTGCCTCCATTCGATCGGGGTTGGTCACAAAGTACGCCGATGCATAACCTCGATCAAACTCCATTCCTTCTTTGTGTTCACTTTCCATCTGTAATCCTTTCCCTTCCTCGACTGTGACTACGCCGTCTTTGCCGACCTGCTTTATTGCCTGCGCGATCATAGCGCCAATCTCTTGATCTGCCGCTGAAATTGTGGCCACTTGGGAGATCTGTTCGATATCATTTGTCGGGATTTTTTTGGCCATTTTCTGTATTTGCTTGACGACTTCCTCAACTGCCCGCTCCATACCTCTTTTCAAGATCATTGGATTTGAGCCTGCGGTAATATTTTTCATACCCATGTTCACAATTGCCTGGGTAAGTAATGTTGAAGTTGTCGTCCCGTCTCCTGCGACATCATTGGTTTTTGAAGCCGCTTCCTTGACCATCTGTGCTCCCATATTTTCAAATGGGTCCTCAAGATCTATCTCTTTTGCCACCGTGACTCCGTCGTGTACGACTGTTGGCGCGCCCCATTTGCGGTCAATGCCGACATTGCGGCCACGAGGTCCAAGAGTTGTAACAACTGCGCGGGCAAGCTGATTGACACCGCTTGTTAGTTTTTGGCGAGCTTCGTCGCCGTAGATAATTTGTTTTGCCATAATTTTATTTGAAATTTTTAATGATAAATTTTAAATGATGAATGAGAAATTTATCATTTCTCATTTCTAATTCCTCATTGGTTACTTAACTATCGCCATAACGTCTTTTTGTTCGATCAGTAACCATTCTTCGTTACCTACCTTAATCTCATTGCCGCCCCATTTTTTGTAAACTACCTTTTGACCGACTTTAACGATCATCTTGTTTTCACGGCCATCTTCACTGCCGAATCCTTGACCAACAGCCATAATTTCTCCCATTTGCGGTTTTTCCTTAACGGTATCCGGGAGCAAAATACCTGACGCAGTTACCTCGTCCATTTTGAGAGGTTTGATAAGCACATAATCAAACAAAGGTTGAATGTTTTGTTTGGTTGCCATAGATTTGTTATATTTAAACTTATAAAGGCAAATTACTAAAAGTTGTTTACTTGTCATTCCCGCGGAAGCGGGAATCCAGGAAGATTCTGGATCCCGGATCGGAGTCCGGGATGACAAAACACGTTATATTTATAACTAACGAACTCATTTTTGTCAAGTGGATAATTCATCTGCTAATTTTATGGAAGAAACTACAGCTCTGTCGGAACTAAATAAGTTAAAAGCCAAATTGCAAACTGGCAACTTGCCTGCTAACTTGCAGCAAAAGGCGCTTGAACAGATCGAAAGAGTCAACTTGTCGTTGAAATACGGAACCGGCGGCTTTGCCCACCTTGATATCATCGAAAAGTATATTGATTGGATTGTAAATTTGCCCTGGATGTTGGAAACTCAGGATGTTGTGGATCTTGTCAAAACAAAACAGATTTTGGATAAAAACCACTTTGGCCTTGATAAAATCAAACAGCGAATTCTTGAATTTCTAGCGATTTTCAAACTTCAAAAGGAAAAATTACATGCACATGAACTTCAAGTTAAACCACTCTTTTTTGTCGGACTTGCGGGAACCGGCAAAACTACATTTGCCATCTCTCTTGCCGAATCTCTAGGTCGAAAGCTGGTGAGGATCCCGTTTGGCGGACTATCATCTGCACAAGATTTACGCGGCCAGTCAAAAACAGCTCCGGAATCACAACCGGGAATAATCATCAAGGCGCTTCGCACATCGCAAGTGAAAAATCCGGTAATTTTGCTCGATGAGCTTGACCGCGTCACACCGGAGGCGCGCTCAGCGGTGATGGGCGTACTTCTTGAGTTACTTGATCCGGCGCAGAACATCGATTTTACCGACTATTTTGTCGATTATCCTTTTGATCTATCAAACGTGCTTTTTGTGGCAACGGCAAATAATACAGGCAATATTGCTCCACCCGTGCTTGACCGACTCGAGCTAATCCAGATGCCGTCATACACTGACGAGGAAAAAATGGCGATTGGTAAAAACTATATTTTGCCAAAATATATAAAGCTGGCAGGTCTTGAGCCAAATCAACTAACCCTAGACGATGCGCTTTGGGCCCAACTGGTGAGACCGCTTGGGTTTGAACCAGGAATCCGAAGTTTGGAAAGGCTTATTGAAACTATTGTCAGAAAAGTTACTTACAAAATTGTGAGCGGTCAAAGCCAAAGCTATTTCATAAACGTAAATAACATCAAAGAGTTTATGTGATAATTACTCTATGCAAAAAGAGAGGTTGACTGCGCTTGACGGTATCCGCGGTCTGGCCGCACTTTCTGTAGTTTTCTCTCACATAGGTTTTAACATAGCTGCAATACTAAATTTACCAATTGTAATTCTTGCCTATAAAACTCTTGCCGTAGGTCCAAACTCCGTGCAGATTTTTTTTGTTCTATCAGGTTTTTTGATGGCGTTTTTATATTCAAAAATTGCCAATGTCCAAAATTTCTTAAAAAAAAGATATGCGCGCATAATACCTATCTATGCAGTCGTGGTGTTTTTTCTTGGGGTACTCAGGATAATGAGGTTGCAGTCGTGGTATATACAGTTTTTTGTACTCATTTCACTGGCGATCATTTTTCATTTAGCCTGGAAAATCATATCTCGCTTTGACAAAAAAGGGATAATCGGTAATATGATTTTTTACAGTTTCATCGCTCTGCAAATCATTCTTCTCATCTTTAACTTTTTTATTACACCAAAGCTTGTTGAAAATCACCGCTTCCTGATCTCTGATTTACAAAAACAAATCATATTCATGTTGTCAAATCTTACTTTGACGACTCAATTTGTGCGCGACGTCGAGGGTTACAGCACAGTATTTTGGAGTCTGGCCGCGGAACTTTATTTTTATCTTTTATATCCCATTATAGTAATTCCGCTCATAAATCTTGGTAAACGCTACGGTTGGATTGTAGGTGCAATCATCGTTTTTGCTACGACAAAAATCGTATTTGATCTTGACGATGTGATTCGCGGACTTTTTTCGATGAGCAGCATCAATATCGCCAGGACCTGTGGATTTATAGTTGGAGTACTCATAGGCACGATTTATGAGTCAACATCTTCATTGTGGCTAAAACTCGAAACAATTTTTTCAAAATTCTGGATAAACATACCGATATTAATTTCTTTTATTTTGATTCAAGCCGGAGACTGGGCAGTCCGTGACGGACAAAGCATTTGGTTTATGAACAGTTATTACCTGCTTTCAAGTTGGGTTTTTGGATTGACAGTAATTGCCGCAATTACTCCAAACTCGTTGATTCAAAAAATATTTTCGCATAAAGTTCTTGTTTTTTTTGGACTTATCAGCTATTCACTGTATCTTACCCATATACACGTAATCGCCTGGGTTCACCCGATAACTGGCATCTTTGCTCCCTTTATCTCAAATAAGACGCTTTTTTCTTTATTTGAATTTAGTGCATTCATAATGATTAATGTCCTAGTATCTTATGTGCTTTATTCGCTTGTAGAAGCGCTTTATTTTCAAAGCAAAGTCAAAACCGGCAGCAAAAATGATTTACAAAATAGAAATGAAAAAACATTTCTTGTTTCAAAAAAGACTCCGCTTTTGGCGGCGGCTCAAGTCGTAGGACTAATAATGATAACAATATGGCTATATACTGGCAACTATACTCCAACATTGTTGGTAGCTCACCACAATTTTCAAAACATAAGCTTTTCCGATTACTTTATAAGTAAAAAGTTATCGCTTCTTGAGACGGGACTGATAAGGACAACAATAAATGCTAAATATGATAATTTAAGCGTGGTCACGATGAGACTTTGGTATTACAAAAATGCCGAAGTGACAAGAACTCATAATAAAAAACCGGCAGTGTTGTATTTTCGACTTTATGAGAACGATTCAGCAAAACCGATTTTTGAATCAAGTCGGTCGGCCTTCGAAATTGAAGGCGAACCCAACTTTCCGTTTGGCATAAATACTATTCCCGATTCTGCAAATAAAACTTATACAGTCGAACTTAAGCTTGTCGGAGGAGCAAAGGAAGATGACATTTTAGTAAATCTGTCGCCGGATTCGATCGTGACGACTTATACAAATACCAAAGAAAATTTAATTAAAAAGCCATATCGACTTGTGTTTAACAGACTGAGTTATGTTTTGACAAGAGCAGATTTTTTGTTCTTGATTGGATTTATTGGTTTAGTAATACTTGGTCAACGGCAGAGAGGGCGAGATTCGTCTCGATAAGGCGGTGGGGGCGAGATTCGAACTCGCGATCCCGTTACCGGGATACTGGTTTTCAAGACCAGCTCATTAGGCCGCTCTGACACCCCACCGCTCTATCGGGATTCAAAAGTACCGCTTGCCAAACCAACAGTTTTCAAATTTATGCATAAATTCCGACGTCCAACGTCCAACGTCCAACGACTGATGTCTGACACTAATTTGAGACCCGGAGGGGAATCGAACCCCTGCGTAAGAGTTTTGCAGACTCCTGTGTTTCCACTTCACCACCGGGTCGTTTATGCCTTTCTATTTTACCTTATAAAACCTCAACTTCCAATACAAGAGGTTGAAATGGCGCTATGCTTCTGTATACACTAATATTTATGAAATTTTGGCATCATTACCATTATAAAAACCTAACTCTTCTTGGCCTTAGCATTCTTGTCGCACTCTATCTTTTGCAAAATTCAAACTTCCAAAATGCCCTACATAGTTTAGGACAATGGGGTTATCTTGGGGCATTTTTAGGTGGAATGCTTTTCTCATCAACTTTTACTGTATCTATTGGTTCAGTAATTTTATTTATTCTAGCCAACAATAATCTTTCCGCTTTAGAAATTGCCATTTTTGGCGCAATAGGCGGGGTTGTTTGCGATTTTATTATTTTCCAAATGATTCGAAGCCATGGGTTGGTTGATGAAATAAAACACATATTTGAATTTATGGGAGGGGAAAAACTTCATCACATCTTAAATACAAAGTACTTCAGCTGGACACTACCGGTTATTGGTGCGATTATCATTGCTTCTCCATTGCCTGATGAAGTTGGAGTAAGCTTAATGGGAATTTCGCATATGCGACCGTCACGATTTCTTTTACTATCCTTTAGTCTTAATTTCACCGGCATCCTCCTCATCATCACTGCTGCACGAATTATCTAAACATTACATGATAAGCGCTTTCTTATCGACTATAATATAGTCATGAAAAAAATTACAGTAAAATCCCCGGCAAATATTGCCTTCATAAAATATTGGGGACAAACAAAACACAATCTTTATATTCCCAGAAACAATAATATTTCAATGACTTTGAGCAATTGTCAAACTATTACCACTATTCAATCTGATCCAAAACTGAAAGAAGATATCATCAAGATACAAAAGGGTGATAAATATTCTCCGCTTCTCAAAGATACTCACAAAGGAAAAAATGCTTATGAGCAGATAAATCGCATTCGCAAACTTGCTAAATCTAAGAATCATGTGCATATTCGCTCGAAAAATACTTTTCCGTCAGATGCGGGTATAGCCTCATCGGCTTCGGGTTTTTCGGCACTCACTGGCGCTTTGCTTCTTGCCTTTGATCAAAGAAAAATATTTGATGACAAAAAAGAGTTCTCAAAAGAAGTACGGCTTTGTGGCTCAGCGTCTGCGGCTCGAAGTGTATATGGCGGATTTGTGGAATTATTAACTGGAAACTCACACGATGAAAGTTATGCGGTACAAATTGCAGATGAAAAGTCTTGGGATTTGGTAGATATTGTAACAATTGTAAGCAGTGAGAAGAAAAAAACTTCATCTTCACAAGGTCACGCTGCTGTAGACAGCAGTCCTTACTACAAAACGAGGCTCGCGGAAATGCAACCAAGAATAAAAACAACCCGTGAGGCAATCCTTGCAAAGGATATTAGAAAACTTGGTGTTTGTACCGAAGAGGATACTATCTCGCTTCACATTGTCATGATGAGCTCAAAGCCACCGGCATATTATTGGGAGCCGGGCACGATTGCGGTCATGAAAGCTGTGATGAACTGGCGTGAAGCGGATAACATCCAAGCATATTTTTCGATTGATGCGGGTGCCAACGTACACGTGATTTGTGAAAAAAAAGATGCAAAAAAAGTTGAAAAAAGACTTCAAGCAATACCTTTTGTAAAATCGACAATTTATAACGAACCGTGTGCAGGCACACATGAAATAACGAAGCATTTATTTTAAGTATTCAAATTTTAAGAGTGAAGTACCCAAAATTTGTGCAGTGACATGCAACTTGCCACTCACGCGTATATAGATAGAGTTGCAAACTTTGCTTGGAACAAACAAATTTTCGGGTACGAACGAATAAGTTAGTATGAATATTACATTACTTAAACTCGGAGGATCATTAATCACCGATAAATCAAAGCCATATACTGCAAAACCTGACAATATTCGAAGTGTTCTACTCGAAATCAAGAAAGCACTGCAACAAAAACCGAATTTGTGTTTGATAATTGGCCATGGCGCTGGATCCTTCGCCCACCAATCGGCAAAAAAATACGATACTATGGACGGATTTAGTAATGATGAAGGTAAATTTGGCGCCTGTTTTGTCCATGCCGATGCGATGAAGCTGCATGAAATCGTACTTAACGAATGTATGAAGCTT
>Ga0154920_103_pt2 | contig 23548 bp, 18 predicted proteins | sample RifCSPhighO2_01_FD_105889 | JGI IMG/M metagenome (GOLD analysis project Ga0154920, IMG submission 105889) | Candidatus Daviesbacteria bacterium RIFCSPHIGHO2_01_FULL_44_29 | reverse complement strand
GGGCTGGGAATCCTTCTACTCCCCAGTACTATACCTTTACGACTGATAACGCCTGTAAATGTCCGACCTTGTCTACTCTAGGAGGAGATGTCCATGCTAACCAGGCGATAGATATTAATTGTGGGAAGTAGGCTTACTTAAGTAATATTATGCCTACAAAGGCTAGGGCTGCAAAGAAGAGTGTCCGGAGGATGCCATCCTTACTGATATCCTCTTTAAATATTTTGGGGGCAATTATAGTTAAAATAGCTCCATACAATATTCCATAAAAGACCTGAGTACCTTCTATCACACTTACTAGGGCGGCAGAACCCAAAGAGATAGCACTATAAGTAAACAGCTTAGCTGCCAGATAAATTGATTCGTTCATGACAATAGCCCCAACCCCAAGCACCGACATCCTCTGGTTATTTGTCTTGGCTGCCCGACGAACCCTGGGAAATATCAGATAAAGGAGCACTGCTCCCAAAAATATCCCCCAACTTTCATAACTGATTATCTTTACAAACGAACTCCCCTCCACCACAAAACGGAAGATGATATAGGCTGCTGCGATAAAAAGATCGGTGATCATAATCAGAAAAAAGGCTTTTGAAAACTTGAACCTTCCCCTCTCATCTGTCGAGGACATATTGATCGCTGCAAAAAGAATCAGCAAAAAACCCAACAGTGCAGTTAAGGTAATGGACTCTTTAAGCACCAACATCGACAAAACCAGCGTAAAAATCGGAGTCATCTGGAAAAGAATGATTATTTTACTGGTCGATTCTTGCAGCAGGGCTTCGTAATAAGCCGCAAAACCCCAGATAGATAAAACACCTGTCAAGAGTACCAAAACGCTGTCTCGAAGCGATAAAATAGGAAATCCATTTACTACCCAAAGCACTGTTCCCACCAAGAGACCTGAAAAACCAGTATAAACTGCCATCCCCCTGGAATCTTTGATAATCCGTTCCAAAAGGTATTTATCTATAAAGTTAGTGAGGGCATAAATCGCCGGGGCGGCTAGGGCAAATTGTAACCAAGTCATGAAGTAATCATACCATCTGCGGGTTACTTCCAGCCAACGACTTGAGTCACTGCTTTATCCCGGGTAACCTGACAATAGTCCAGGGTAGCGGCAATAGCTTTTTCTTGGTCAAAATCTTTGCAGGAAAATATATCTATCTGAGCCTGGCCGTGCTCGGTAAAAGTATGCACTGAGATATGAGAATAGTCGATAATCACAAAACCAGATAGACCCGGATTTTCCGGAATACCCTGGGCAATGACTGGTCCCGCCAGAATAGACATATCAATAATTGGAGGAAGGCTGACCAAAAAATTGCTCAGCCTTTGTTCGTCAGTTAGAATCTCTTTTTTTATACTCCGAATATCAATAATTAGGTGAAATCGTCCGGCAGCCATTGAATATTAATTATACACTATTTGGATTTTTTCTTGGAGCAAGACATGCAAATCAAGGTTTCCGGCATCAGCTTTAATCTGGCGGGTTCGATAGCCCGACCACAGGTCTCGCATTTGCCATATTTTCCAGTTTGCAAACTAACCAGGGCTTTTTTGATACGGCCTAAAAGATCAGTTAAGTTCTGCTTCATGGCAGCGAGCTGAGTATGTGCATCGGTTTTCCAGGAATCTGTTCCTGGTTCAGTAGCCTCGGCCAAGGCATCCGACATGACCGGATCATCTTCTTCGACAGCTTTGATCTCCTCTTCGACTCGTTTCTCTTTTTTAAGTAAAAGATCTTGAATCTTGGCAAAAAAATTTTTATTCATTAAAATTCTGTAGGATTTGACCTAATATTCAATTTTCTTCTAATTGTTCTACGAAAATTAGTCAAACTCACCCTCCAATAGATCCGTTGATTGTACCATCTCTTAGCGAGTTTGGATAGGGCAAGACTTCGCTTTTGACTATTAATCACCACTTGGGCTAGATTTCTGAAATCGGTCCTAATCGAGCGCTCTCCTTTGATATACAACACCAAAACCCCTCCTATTATACAAAATATACTGATCAGCGCCCCAAGCGAAAATGGCGGGAATAAAATTTGCAGATCCCCCCGAAAGAACTCAAGCACTAACTTGATCAAACCAAAGAGGATCAGTCCCAAGGCGGTGATTTTACCGGTAAAGTGAAACTTAACGATATTTCTCCAGAGCAGCCAGAAACCGATTAAAAAAACTAACGATTCGACAACTTGGAGTGGAAATCTTTTACCAACTAACCCTACCATGCTCACGGCAATCGGAAGCGTGGAAACCTGACCTGGTTGACAGCTGCCCAGGAAACAGCCGAAACTACTAATGGCCAGCCCAATAAAAAATCCGACAAAAGCAAAGTCAGTAATAACCCACGGACTTAAGCGAAAACGTCTGCTCAAAGCAAGTAGTGTTACTCCTCCCCCCAAAAAGCCTCCCCAAAATGACAGGCCGGGAAAACGGTTTATCAGCAGCACTCGAATAGACTTGTCTACCCAGGATAGCTCAGTTTGGGCAGCCGAATTGATAAAGAATGTGCTATGCGTAAATACAAAATATAAACGAGCCACAATTAAGCCTCCAAAAAATGTCAGGAGAATTAGATCAATGGCTTGTTCCTCATTGATATCGTAGATCCGGCAGAGTCTCCAGATGACAAAACTAGCTGCAAAAAGAGCAATTGTTAAAAAAAGTCCAAAAGATGAAATTGGCCAGGATCCGATCGTCAATAATACTGGAAGCATCGACTTAAGGGTAACATAGAGCCGAATCTTTGCGCAAATGAACAAGTATTGATATACTCTATGAACCAATTAACTAATTTATGACTGCAACAGCACATGCACTTGTGGGCGGAGCTATCGCCGCAAGCACTCACGATCCAATCCTTGGTTTTTCTTTAGCCGTCGCCTCACATCCGCTACTCGATATCATCCCTCATTGGGATGCTGCCTGGAACTGGCGAGCTAAGTCGCGAATATTGTTTTTTATGGAAGCGCTAGCCGATGTCTGTGTCGGACTATTGATAACTTATTGGTTATTTGGCAGCTTTGTACCCCTCTGGTATCTAGCTCTTTGTATTTTCGGTGCTTGCTTTTGGGATGGCTTAGAGATCCCCTATTGGTTCTGGAATTGGAGATTTCCTCCTTTTTCCTGGTCTCATCGAATCCAGTCTCAGCTTCAGGGTAAAGCCAAGCTGCCTTGGGGGGTAGTTAGTCAGGTCGTAACCGTGGGACTGGTCCTACTAATCGCCTTCCAATTCATAAAATAGTATCAACTCTGAACTCTTAACTAATTTCAGAAGTCTTTACAGCGGGTGGCTAAATATTCGACAAAATCTTCGCCAATTTCTTCGTGTTCAATGCCATATTCGACTACTGTCTTGAGATAATCTAGTTTATTACCAGTGTCATGGTAAACTGCATTTTCCAACTCTACCGCATAAACCGAGCCTCCTGAATCAATTACCCCTTGCATACCCATTAGATAAACCAATTCCTCCCCTTCCGGTAAAGTTTCTTTAGCCTTTTCTAAATGATCATATATATCTTTGGTAATAACATACCCTCCATTGGTCGCCAAAACAGAAGGCGAATTCTCCCTAGTACCGGGTTTTTCTACAACTTTGGAGATTTTGATTACGCCGTCACCAAGCTCTGTACCGCCTGCATAGCCATATTTCTTGAAATCTCCGCTGGCCTCTTTACGGATTCCTCCGAGGATCATGGCCTGGTACTTGTCGTAAGCCTCTATCAATTGCTTAGCCCGTGAAGGGCTTGCGTCCACAAACTCATCTCCCCAAAACATCAAAAAAGGGTCGTCACCCATGATGTGCCGGGCATTTAAAATAGGCGTTGCGTTACCCTGAGGCCCTTTTTGACGGACATAGACGAATTCAGCCAGATTGGATATGCGTTGGACGATCTCTAACTCTTTTTCTTTTCCAGCAGTTTCCAGCTTCTGTTCCAGCTCAAAATTGTTGTCGAAATGATCTTCGATTGATCGTTTATTCCATCCGGTGACGATCACAATAGTCTCTATCCCCGCCTCGACCAGCTCTTCGACTACCCGTTGGATAATTGGTTTATCAATCAACGGCATCATCTCTTTGGGCATAGCTTTGGTTTGAGGTAGAAAACGGGTTCCAAATCCAGCTGCCGGAATTAAAGCTTTGGTGATCTTTTGGGCCATACCTAAACGATATTAGCAGATATCTTAAGTTGTGTGTAGGGCCCATTTTACTTTGCTAAAAGTTTGTTATACTACCCATATGGCAGCCTTTGCCTTTGTGACGTTTGACAAAAAAGCTCTATTTTTCTTAAGAGACAACAACCCCTCTATCCCCTTTCCGGGACACTGGTCTCTTTTGGGCGGGGCAGACGAACCCGGAGAAACTTTCGAGCAAACGATGATCAGGGAGCTCAAAGAAGAAGGCGATATCGAGGTAAGTAGGTACCATTATCTTTTTGACTCCCAAGATCCCAATCAACCATCTCATGCAATTTTCTCTGTAGTTTTGTCGGAAGATCAGGTTAAAAAGATTAGCAAAGGCACGGAGGGCCAAGAGATCCGTTGGATGACACTAGACGAGATCGACAAGCTCCCCAAAGTCCCAGCTCTAGCCAATATCCTCAAGACCAAATACCAGATCCTACAAAGCCTCCTCTCCTAATCTCTAGTTCCATAGTTCCACCTCCGAGGTGTGATATTGCTGCTGGAATAGGCTAAATGAGGACTACTTGACTCTTTCAACGAACCTTTATCGAACCTCCGAGGTTCGATACTATCGATGCTACTTTTCTAATTGGAAAAATTGTTTAAGCTGTCAATCGATACCATCTACTATTTACACCAGGTAACGCCGTATTGTTTCTCTGAGATCCAAGTGCAACAGATTTTGGTAAAAGATCACTGTAGCGATCCAAAAATGTTTCAACATCTGGAACCCTCGCACTTGGCATAAACCATCTGGGTCGATACTGTCTTTTTATTCTAATTCCATTATCCCCATCTCTGTTATCTGGATCAGCTAGCTTGAGTGCTTTACTGGCGTCCAGTTCAGCTCGACAGATCAATCCTTCCAATCTTTCTAGAGATTCTCTCATTTCTGATATCGGTTTATTGGTTAAGTTGGCTACTTCTTTTTCATAAAATCTGGGACTAAAATTATTTCCATATCTATCCCGCAAAGCCTGAGTCCTGCTATAAATAGCTACTAAAACTGGCATATCTTCTGCCTGGACTATCTTTTCAAATTCTCCAGTATCGAGAGCTACTTTAACAGCCTCTCTATTGCTCGTTGGTACCTCAAAGCTTTCGTACCTAGATCTTCCGGTGACTGTTTTCGGCGCTCTTATCTCTCTATAATTCCATGAATTACCAATATATTCCCCCTGACCTGCTCTGTAAACAGTGTGACTAGCCTCCCTAATAGAGATAACTCCGTAAAGACTACGCACGACTCGCCAAATTCTAGATTTGGACCATTTAGCATCTTCTTCGGATGTCCAAATTAAATCTTTCAAATGAACATCGGGTCTCTCTCCTTCGTTTCCTCGCAAGTAATCAAAATAACCTACTCCGAAGCTATCCCCTCTTTTATCACGCAAACTTCCGAGAATAATTGATTGATCTGAGTTTAGAGGAACAGAAAACCTAGTTTCTGGAGGAGAGCTTCTTGCCATGTATTATTTGACTCTCTCGATGTACTCACCTGAGCGGGTATCAACTTTGATCTTTTCGCCTTGCTTCATATACATCGGGACTTTAACCGCTAGGCCATTGTCAAGAGTCGCATCTTTAAAAACATTAGAGACCGTATTTCCCTTTTCTTCCGGGCCGGTTTCGGTGACGGTATAAATCAAACTCATCGGCAGCTCTATTCCTAAGGCTTCCTCTTCGACCATTACCACCTGCACCATCATCCCTTCTTTTAAAAATTTAGCTTGGTCCCCTACTATATTCACTGGGATCCCATACTGCTCAAAGGTGGCATTATCCATAAAGTTGAAGGTTTGCCCATCGGAATAGAGAAATTGACAGTTTTTTTTGTCTACAGAAGTGTCATCCACCCGAGCCCCGGTGATAAAGGACTTTTCAACCACAGCCCCAGTGCGCAGATTACGGACTTTGACTTTAATGTTGCCGGAACCCCGCCCCATTTTGATGTGCTCATAGACGATTACCTGATAAAGGTTGCTGTCTTCTTTAAAAACTATTCCGCTGCGAAGCTCGGTGACATTTAGCATATTTGTTTAACGAACCAGTTCGACCAGAGTTTTGATTCCTACACCCGTTGCTCCAATCCCTCGGTAGGGTTTGGGTTTAGAATCCCAGGCAGTTCCGGCAATGTCCAGATGGACCCAGGGAGTTTTTTTAGTTATACCCGCCTCGATAAACTTGGCTCCGGTAATCGACCCTGCTTCCCGGTCGGGATGTCCTACATTAGAAATATCTGCGTAATCAGATTTGATCATCTCCCCAAATTCATCGTCCATCGGAAAAGCCCAATATTTTTCCCCAACTCTTTCTCCTGTTTCGATAACTTGCTCTTGCAGCTGTGGGTTATTGGAAAAGACTCCTGTATAAACTCCCGACAAAGCACCCAGTACAGCTCCCGTCAAGGTAGCCAGGTCGATGATTTTGGTTGCTTTAAAATCTTTTTCAGCGTACGACACAGCATCAATCAACACTACCCGACCCTCGGCATCGGTGTGCAGGATTTCCGCGGTTTTACCGGAATAAGTTTTTAAGATATCCCCCGGCTTCATGGCTTTGCCGTTCATCATATTTTCGGTCATTGGCATCACGGCGACAATATTGGTTTTTAAGTTTAGTTGAGCTGCCGCTACCACTGCCCCCAAGACAGATACTGCCCCACACATGTCGTATTTCATTTCATTCATATGTGGAGACGGTTTGGCATATAACCCCCCGCTATCAAAGGTTATACCTTTACCTACCAGGCCCCATTTCTCTTTGGAGCTGGGATTGCCGGTATATTCCAAACTCAACATAAAACCCGGCTCGTCAGAACCAGAAGCCACTGCCACAAACCCACCCATTCCTTTTTGTTTAGCTTGGGCTTCGGTCAGGATGGTTAATTTAAAGCTATTTGCAGAGGCGATCTTTTTGACTTGAGTGACAAAAGTGGTGGGAGTCATCAGGTTAGCAGGAGTATCGGCTAATTTACGGGCCATATTAATCGTATTGGACAGAATTTGGCCCCTTTTTAACCCCTTACTGATATCAATTAAGGAGACGATCTCTATAGTGTGTAAAGTAATTTTCAAAGGCTCTGACTTGTAGTCTTGAGTTGGGTCATGGGAAGCGATCTCGATTCCCAAAGCGACAGCTTCACCGGTTTGTTCAGGAGTTAGATTGGTTAGTTTGGGGAGAACCAGAGTTAAGGTCTTTGATTTGGTTAGTTGTTGTTTGACACCGACCCCGGCCCAATTCTGGAGAGTTTCAAAGGTTAACTTATCCTTTTTTCCGAGACCTATCACAAGCAGCTGTTTGTTGGTCGTAAAAATAGTCTGTGTCTCGTAAGCCTTGCCAAACTTGGGGTTAGATTTTAAGAAGTGTTCAATGGATGGATCTTGAAGAGTATTTTTCCACTCCGGGACGGTCTCTTCAAAAACAGGTAAAACTATCAGCTCTGCTTTGATATCCGCCAGAGGCTGTCTGGAAACTTTAATAAGCATAGCGTTACTATAATCATCAAGCCAAGAGTTGTCAATGCGGGCAGACAGAGGGTATAATTTCCCCTGATTGCCGAAGTGATGGAATGGTATACATGATAGTTTCAAAAACTATTGATCGCAAGGTCATGAGGGTTCGAGTCCCTCCTTCGGCACATAATATCACTGATTAAACACCATTGAAATTGTAAAGACTATCCATTAATATAAATACATGGAAGGTGGAAACGAGGGAGGATCATCAGGTCCTAAAACACCTACTCGTCGAGGGGCCATTGGGGCTGCAACAGTTGGTGTTGCAGCTGCAGTTACTTCAGGGCTTGTGGCTGAAAGAACAGGTTTCTTGGGAAGATTATTTAACCGATATGCTAAAGATACCAAAAAAGGACCTCCAGCTTACGAAGTGAAAACAGTTGAAGGACCGATAGGTGGTATCGATCAAGATTTTTTAAGACGAACCTTTAACTATGTTGGTAAAGATACTGATCCTGCATTCTGGCAAAAAATGGATTCAACTTTAAAAGGGAATCCACCACCAGACATAGACACAGTTAAGAAGAAAGAAAAAACAGTGAATCCCGGTATCATGAGAGATATTAGATACTCTCTAACTTTACCAATCAACGGAGCCGGGTCTCCAGATAGAACTGTAGAAATGGAGATATCGACTCGTTATCCTTCTCCAGAAACAGCCCCTAGGCTGGCTTCGGTTACTGTAATTGGTACCATGGTTACCCCAGACGGGCAATTTGTGGGTGGTTACAATGAACCCATAGATCATAATTACTCAATTGAGCAGATGATGGCTGTAGCAGAACGGATGTTTGGTAAGCCTAACGAATGGCATCAAGGAGAGGGGTCGTTAAGGGAGTCAATGATCGCGCAGACCGGAAATCGGGAAGGTGTAACAGCCTTTTGGGTCGATACAAAAGGGCGTTTAAATGTCAGAATAGTTGAAACTGACTTGTTCCCTGGTATTCAAGAGAGTACTTCTCGACAAGCCCCTACAGAATGAATTAAATTCATTATTAGACTACCAAGGTTCCAATTTCTTCACCTCGAATGATCTTTTCAATATTATCGGGCTGGTGGATATTAAAGACCACGACAGAGATATGTTCTCTTTGGCATAGGGCAAAGGCAGTATTATCCATCACTGTTAGGCCTTTTTCAATAGCCTCCTGGAAAGTGAGTTTCTTGTAGAGAGTAGCATTTTTATCCTTGCTGGGATCAGCGCTGTAGATCCCCTCGACATTACTCCCCTTTAGCAAAATCTCGCAGTCTAGCTCCAGGGCCTTGAGCGCAGAGGCCGTATCGGTGGTAAAGAAGGGGTTACCCATTCCTCCGGCCAGGATAATAGTACGGTTTTTTTCCAGATGGCGTAGAGCCCGGCGGCGGATATATGTTTCACAGACCGAAGGGATAGGCAGTGAGGATAAAACCCGGGTCTCATCGCCTAATCTTTCCAGCTCTTCCTGCAGAGCTAGGGCATTCATAATAGTCCCCAGCATCCCAATATAGTCGGCGGTGGCCCGGTCAATATTGGTTCCGGCCACTTCTCTGCCCCGAAACAGATTACCGGCTCCCATCAAGATCACCAGTTGGGTTCCGGTGTTTTGCTTAGCTTGATAGGCAACTTTAGCAAACTTACCGATCGCCTCAAAATCCAACCCTTTTTTATCTTCCCCGCCAAATAGTTCACCGGTAATCTTTAGGAGAACCCGTTTATATTTTCCAGACATTAAATAGAAAGTATAAAGATTTGCGGTACAAGATACAAGATTTAAGATTTGACATTTACCATTTGAGATAATTTCTGTACAATACTTTGGTGAACAAAGACAAATTTGTGATCGGACTATTCGGTGAAAAAGGCTCAGGCAAAGAGACCTTTACCGAGTTACTTAAAGAGATTCTGCCGAATAAAAAAATTCAGGGAGTCCGGACTTCGGCTATCCTGATGAAAACTCTTAAAACTTGGGGCTTGCCGGATATCCGCGAAAACTACAGCAAACTGGTCATCAGCATGGAACAAACTTTTGGAGCAGGATCTTTGGCTAGGGCTAATAAACAATTAATTGACCGGGAAGAGGCGGATATTGTGGTCATCGATGGGATCCGCAGACAACCCGAAGTAGATCTGGTCAAAAGCTTTCCTAGACATTGTTTACTATATCTCACCGCTGATCCAAAGCTTCGTTTTGCCAGACTAAAATCTCGTCAGGAAAAGGAAAATGAAAAGAATATGACTTTTGAAGGCTTTTTAGCAGAAGAGTCTCTCCCTACCGAACAATTCATCCCCCAAATGGGCCAGGAGGCCGATTACAGGATCGAAAATAACGGTCAGATTGAGCGATTTAAGGATCAGATCAAAGACTTCTGTCAAAAATTTGAGTTAGTTTAAGAGTATTTGTACTTCGATGAACGATACACGATACACAAACAACAAAATTATCATTGGTTTAATTGGCGAAAAAGGAGCCGGAAAAGAAACTTTTACTCAGTTGCTCCGGAACACACTCCTTCAAACAACTCAGGTGATTAATACCTCCAATTTAATGGCGGAGACACTGGAGTTATGGACCCTGGAAAAATCCCGCCATAACCTCCAACAAATCGCTTTACTGATGGAGCGAACCTTTGGTGAAGGAACCATGAATCGAGCTTTAGCTGAAAAAGTTAATAATTCCACAGCCGAGGTGATTATTTGGGACAGTATCCGCTTTCCCAATACTTTTGATTTTGTAAACACTCTTCCTCGCTCTATCTTGGTATACATCACAGCTTCTGCAGAAGCTAGATATGAACGAATAAGACTAAGAAAACAAAAAGTGGGTGAAGATCAGATGACTCTGCAGGAATTTATCGATAACGAGCAGGTTGGCACTGAAAAAGATATCCCAATGCTTGGTCATAAAGCCGACTTCACGCTAGACAATAACGGCAACATGAATCAGCTTGAAAAGCAAGTTAGAGCTTTTTGTCAGCAGTTTGGCTTGGGTTGAAAATGGCTAAGGGGTTTGCCCAGAGCTTAATCTAGCTTTAACTAATTCTCTTGTTGCTCGCCAATAGTCTCTAAAGTCCCCTGTATCTGGATCCCCACCAATCGGGACTTGCATCCAAACCGGCATAACCCCAACCGCCTCTAGGCCTTTATCGTGGTCGTCATAATTGATCCCTTGTTCGATCATTTTATTCTGAGCTTCTCTCATATCGTCTACCATCTTTTGAATTGATTTTGGCGCTGCTAAGTATTCGTTTGAATTATCCTTTAGTCTATGCACTCGCATCATCCCCCCATCTCCAAAAAATTCATCATTTAATAACAGATCCCCCTTGCCTGATTCAGGGAGATGTGCCTCTCGTTGTCTAGTTAGTTTATGCATACTAAAACGACCTAAAATACCAATAACATCTTTCATAATTCCCATATCAAAATCCACCTTCAAGTCTCCACGAGCAAACTCCTGTTTAACAAAGTTTGCTAGTTGAATAAGCCCCACTACACCTTCTTGACCTAATTTGCCTAGAACGGCCTCTTTTAAAGCTTTAATCGCGGCGTTCTTTCTTCCTGGTCTTTGATTTTCCTTTCCAGCAACATTAACCTTGTCTCCCGCTAAGATATACCGCATAAATTCGATTGCGTTCATTTTTTGTCGTCCTTTTTCAATGTGTATTCCTCCACTTTCGTTGTCGTATTCATGTTGATTGAATTTAAATGGAATAGTGTCGGCTTCTTTAACTACATCAACTTCAACTTGTCCCACAAATTCGTTAATTAAATCATAGAGGACTTTGTCTTTCATCACCATTTGATAGTCGACAGCCAAGCCTGTAGCTTCTTCGGCTACCTCTCTCATCAAATCAAATCCCCCTGCTTTATAGACATAACGAATTATTGGAACTCGGTTACCGTAATCCTGACCTCGAATGGTATAGTGCATGCCTCGCATTTTAGGAACAAAGGTTTCTCTGGTAATACCAACTGAGGAAACCACCCCTGTCTTCAGATCATAAGACATAAACCCAATCGAGCCACCCTGGTCAGCATATGTTTCATCATCTTCTTCTGAATACCCAAATAGTAAAAAATTAACCTTAGTGCTATTTAATTCCGAATCAACTCTCTTTGAGTACTCTGGATCTCGGGCAGCTCTCTCTGCTCTTTTTTTAAAAGCAGTCTCAATCAGAGGCCTGATCAGATCATTAAACCGATTAATACTTGTATCCGGAGATTTAGGTAGTTCCATCTGTCCTTTTGTCGCTTCGGCCGCAATAACCCCTGCCGCAGATATAGGTGCAGCAAATTGTGCCGCGACTAATCCTTTGCCAATAGCTCCCAGAACTGTTCTTCGTCCTATGGCGGTTGCGTTGGCTACCACTTTTGTGATACTTGGAGCCTCCAAAATACCCTCCTGCTGGAGAAAAAAGGGGATTAAAGTATCATGATTTAGCTGATCCAATTCTCGAGGATTTATCCGTGCATCTATCGATCTTTGATTGTAATCATCGGCTAACCCATCTAACTTATCATCTGTGAAGACTATCCCTTTTTCCTTCGCTTTAAGGTCTATTAAAATCCGAATAAAGTCATCCGCCTCAAATTTTCGACCATATTTATCCCTACCAGCATTTAGGGTGGTTTTCCAAGTCTGCTCCCAAGCTCCGGGATGTTTAGTCTTTAGTACCTGTTGGCGAAAAGACTCAACCTGTGCTTCTGCTTTAGATGGTCGGGCTTCCGCCCTAGGCATTACCGACTCAGCCATATGTTTATTGCAACTCCTTAATTAACCCAGGAACTATACTTCTGATCTGTTGATAGTATGGAATATAGTTTCCTAAAGCAGTTGGTGGCGCATTTGGGTCGGCCTGAGATGGACGCAAAATAAAATCCTTATAAAAATCACCCGGAACTTCACCTGGTTTTAAGTTAATCAAAGTCCCATCTTCCCGACTTATTCCATAAGAGGAAAAAGCTTTGGATGATAGCTTTAGTGGATTATTTACACCTCCATTTAGTTCAATAGCATCACCACTAGTATTAGCAAGCAAGGCACCTATCACCGATTTCCAGTTTTTTTGTTTCCTTAATTCCACTAGTCCACTTCTGATACTTGCTATCATTTCAGGCAGCTGAAATGTCGCAAATAAATTATTCTCACTACCTTTTGGACCTAACTTTCTTTGCTCATAAAGCGCAGTAATTATTAAATCCAATGTTTGCGTATTGCCTACTAGTAAATCCGCTGAGATCCTTGGAAATAGATTAGTCATTGCTTGCATCAGTATATGTCTTTGCTTCTCAGACCGAGTAAAATCATTGGCACCCTCTGATTTTCTTAATCGTGCCCACTGAGTAAGTCTCACACCATCTAAAGTCTGCTCGCCCTTTTTAAACTCAACTGGCATTGTGCCATAACCATTGGGATAACTTGGGTCAAACTCATCTCTTGAGCTTTTAACTTTTAACCCTCCCGGAAATACTCGATCAAATATTCCTGGATGCCATCTACCCTGCTTACCTCCTGGGCTCTCCAGCTCTTCGTTCCACCCCTGCATAAAATCAATATTAGTTTTGACTACTCCATCTACGGGGATACTCGTAGCTGTTTCAACGACTTTCCTGATCATATCCAGGGAATCATAGTCCTCGGGATGAATCATGCCTAGAGTATTAATTCTAGCTCCATCGGCAAAGGCAGGATCTCCTTCTCTCTTATATTCTTCAATATATTGTTTTAGTTCAGGACAGAATAAATCTCGGGGGATAGATAAAGCGAAAGTTTTACAGGTGTGCGGATTAAACCCAATCAGCATAATAATGTCGGACTTTCCGCGACCATTGCCATTAAATTCATTGTACCTTTCCCTGGTTTCATCGATTCCAGTGTAAACAAAAAATAAATTATCGGAACCCACGAACTCTTTTTTAACTCTTTCGCGAAAAGCTGGATCCTCTGCATATCTACGTCTTCTTTCTGGTTTAAAGACGTCTTCTAACATCGAGCCCAATAAGAACTCAGGCAGATTAGATTCCCCTACAGCTTCTGGTCGAGAGGGTACTTGTTCTGGTTCAGGGGTCGGAGCAGGTGTAGGTGATGGCAGCTCTGTCGGAACAGGTTGAACAGTTGGAGCAGCTTCTGTAGCTGCAGGAGCAGGCGTGGGTAAATTCATTGGCTTTAGCATACTGGACGGATTAAATTGAACTTTTTTTACCTTTTCTTTTCGTAGAATATTCAAAAGATTTATCCCGCCTCTATCTCCAGCAAAACTTGCTGCAAAAAGACCTGCTCCAAATAAAGCTTTGCCAAAATTTCGTCTACTAAAACTAAAAGGTCGTTTTTTAGGAGCACCCAGCGGGTTTAACGGTTGACCCCATATAGGATCAGCGTTCGCAGCCGAGGCTTCAGTTGCCCTTGGCTGAGTTAAAGCTCCCGCAATGCTTATCGCCATCGCCTCAGAGCTACCTTGAGACTGGGGATTATCTGAAAATATCTCCATTAAGCTTTTTGCTTGAGATCGGATAAATTGATCTAAGACATTTTCCGGAATCCGTTCAGAGTGATCCTCTGCAGCCTGAGCAAAGAACCCTCGACGGTTTTTAACGGTATTCGTATTAACTGACGGTGGTCTACCTTCTAAATTATCCATTACAAATAATCTCCACGTACACTATCTCTAATAATTTTAATAGAAGAAAGTACCGCAAATAACTCGCCATTTAACTCTCTCCCCGGAGTATAATCTCTGTTACCTACCCTTTGGACATATTCCATCATATCTGGGAATCGATCTCTAGCAGATGCTGGGACAGACATTATTTTTACTAAGTCTTCTGCAATCCCTTGTTTTTCTTGCTTGGGTAAAGATCTATTCCCCTTCCAAACTGTATCATTTAAATGTTTATATACCGCCTTTTTTCTACTTGAGTCTACCCTTAGTTGTGGCATAACTGTCCAAATATCTCCAATTCCTTGAAAGACCTCCTGCAACCTAGATCGGTCCATAACTGTATTTGTTTCCTGATTCTGCCGGACGTCTGCATATATCTGATTGTTCAAATAATTATTAAATCCAACCTGAAGGATTCTTTTAGAGCGTATATCAAGATGAAGCTCGTTAGAAACTTTAGCTACTACGCTCTCTGGCGTTAACTCAACCCGATTTCGCTGACGTCGCCCAGTATCTAATCCAGGTGCAGAAGGTACAGCCTCCTCTGGATCTGAACTATTTTCCATAGCTCCCTCTGCTTCGGCAGAGTCAAGTATATTCTCGGTCGGAGGCAATGTTTCTTGGGTTCTACCAAAACGGTTTCTTGCTAAACTGGCTGCCCTACCAGCAAGCCCACCAAGCTTGCCCTTCGCCTGACCTGCCAAGTCTCTTGCTTTATCTAAACTATTTCTAGCTTGCCCAGCTCTTCTACCTACTGTTTGGGCCAAACTCCTTAAACGACTTCTCCCCAAAGTTCGGACTGGGGCAACTGATTGGACTGTCTCAGTAGCAAGCTCCGGCTCTGGTGGCTCAGCTGGAGACGTTGGTTGGTCAGGTCCAGATCCATCGGGAGGTTGAACTGGTGATTCAGGAGGAATCCTCTCTAATCGAGCATAAGCGCCACCTCCATCTACTATCCGGAGACCTATCTGCTCGGCTGTTTCTGCTAAAGCACCTCTCAGTGAGGCCCTATATGAGTCTCTCGCTATTAAAGCAGCATTCGTAGCTTGTGCGTACAGAATAGTCGCATTGATGACTTCGGCTACTGGATGACCCTCGACCACGGAGCGATAGCGAATTCCACCGGCTACATTTTGTTCATCTTCGCTTATATCAACCTGATCTCTATTAGAGATATTGTAGTGGCTGACTAGTAATTCTTGTAGCAAATTTACTGCAGCGACCTCTTCCTCCGTTTGAGAACCGTCTCCAGATGCTTGTGCCCGATCGTAAAGCTCTGAGGCTCCTGGTATTTGTGATAGCAACTCCCGCATCAAAGCCCTTTGTTCTGGCACAAACTCTTGATATAAATTAACACCTTTAACAAGTGACGCGAGTTTTTCAGATAGTGCCCTCTCTTGTTCTTGCCCTAGCTCAGTTTGAATAAATGCCCTCTTGGCATCAGAAGATACCTTAGAGACAAGAGCTATCACATCTTCCGCATATGGATTAAAATTATCTCCCTGAGCAGCTCTCAATCGCCTAATCTCAACTAAACCTTCTTCTACTCTAGCTTTGTTGTCACCGGAAATTTCTGACATCACTTGGTCTATATCTATCGGTTTTTCACCTTCATTGGGAGCGCTGGGCGAATCAGGACCTGAGGTAGGGGGTTCCGCTGCTACATCTTCCGCTTCACCCACCTCAATATCCGGCAGGGCATAGATCAAAAGAGCCATCGAGTTGGGAGTAAAGTCTCCACTCCGACCAGCCAAGATGATATCACTTTTAACTAATTGGTCCACATCCATCCATCTCATCCCTCGACCATTGGGATCTATAACCCTGACTTCTAATGGTACACCTGTACTACCGTATAGCTGGTTCCCAGGTGGAATAACTCCGACATGACCAGAATTTAGCGGGATGATTGCCACAGCTCCCGCCCGAGTCGCCTCTAAGATATCTGCCACATCAGCCGAGAAGTCTACCTTTACTCCGGGGGTTGATTCTTCAATTAGGCGCTTTACATCTCCCGATGCTGCCCCAATCGGATGAGATGTTATGTAATCTGGTCCTAAAGCCCGAGAGAAGGCCTGCTCTCTATTATTAGGGGATGATTTACCAATCATGCGTAAAGCATTGTCAGCCGATGCTAAATAGCAACTCCACATCCCGCCTGGATTAGTCTGAAAATCCCAGTCTACTCCCTGAATTGGAGCAGGATCAAGCAGCTCAAGTGCGTCGCCGTCTCCAAATCTAGCTGTAATAGCTGCCCGTTGTTGGTCGACACGTCTGTACATTTCCGCGAGATATTCTTGTTTTTCTTGGGTCTGTCCGGCCGCCTCAAAAGCTCTCAACCTACTACTTCCCTGCTGAGTCTGACTAACCCAATCTTCGGTCTCTCTTAGCTGTTCGGCTGTGGGGGAGGGGCTTGTTTCACTCAGTTCTATAACTACTGGCTGGCTATATTCCATTCTGTCATCAAAAGTTCCGGCGGGAACTGCCACTGCTGGTTGGATTGGTACGGCTGGTTGTTCTATTGCCAAGGCAACATCAGAGACCGGTTCGATAGACACAGGAGGAGGAATAGCCCAATCAGGCAAAGGAACCCCACTGTCTACTACCAAGACTCCTACTTTTCTACCCAGCTCTGCTATAACCTGGTCTCTGGTCCTTTCCCTAAAACGCGGATCAGATGGGCCTACTGCTCCTACCTGTAGTGTTCGCCTTCCACCTTCGCCAGCGATATGTACCGGAACTCCTAAAGACGCCTCTAGCCTCGCCTGCTGCTCAGGAGTTACCTCCCCTCTTAGAGTAAACGTGACCAGATCTCCCATTCGTGAAGGCTGTTCGGTAGAGACTGCTGTTTCTACTGGCCTCGCATCATCGACTGGTGGAGAGGCTAGTTGAGTAGCTGCAGCAACGGTTCTAGCTGGGCGCAGGGAGGAGACAATGTCTGCAGCTTGGGCAGCTAACCGAGTTGCTGCTGCTAATTCCTGAGCATCAGCTGAGGTGTTGGGCGGAGGCGGACTCCCTGGACCACCTCCTCCTCCGGAAGGAGGTGTTTGAGGGGGTGGAGTCGGAGGGGGCTGAGCGGTTGTTCCTTTGCGATGAACCAGAACATGGATTCTTCCAGCTATAGGGTCAATACCAAATCCTGTCACTTCCCAGGCCGAAACGACTTCTTTATTAAGCTTACCCTTCACGCTATTATTCAGATCGGCTATCTTACTTCGAATTAATCCTTTGAAAACGATGTGTGCTGAAGATAAATCAAGCGTTGGTTCCCCTACCAAGACTAGCTGATTATTTTCATCTACCCTTAATTCCCCCCCAATTGTACTCCTAAATCTGGGAAAAGAATCAGCATGTCCTGCCAAAACTACACTATCCTCTCCAGCTATTTCTAAGTGAAGATCTTTTAAGGTAACCCCCGGCACTCCTTGCATACTTTCTACCTGTTGAGCTAAATCAGTGGGGCGTAAGGCCAAAGCTAGCTCGTTTTCAGAGCTGGAACGCAAAATATTATTTACATCTCTAAGTAATTCACCTTTTCTTCTCGGGGTTATTTCCACAACCTGACGAGCTCTGACCTCTGGAACCACTACAGAAGCTACTTGAGTTTCAGTTACTGCTGGTGTTCCGAGTGGTACCCCGGTATCAGGTGAAGATACAGCTGCCACCTCTGCAGCGTTAACAGGAGTTGTCGGGAACAAAGCTACGATACCCATAGTAATATCATCCCCGCTACCATTTTGGGTAGCATCCCTTAACCACCTAGTCATGTTCTGTTTTACAACTTCCCCTTGGCCTGTTTGGATCAATTTATGAATATCAGTAGCAAACTCGTGGAATTCAGTACTACCACGATTGCTGTTTGCTAGTCCATCAGTCGAGACCATTACCAAGGCAGGATCACCGCCTGATCTATCAATAACAGCAACTTTAAACTGAGTAGGATTGTTGTTCGACAAAGAAGTTGTTTGATTGGCCATTAACTCTGGGTTAGTGATTGGGGTGTTAACTGTGCCGTCGGCATTGACAATGACGATATCCCCATCTCCAATTTGAACCAGTAGAAGATGCTCTTTCGTAGCTATCGCTCCGACCAATGTGGAACCATAAGCTAAGGTCGGATTAGCTTGGACCTCAGCGCGAGCTGCACCTGCTGATGGAATACTGTCAATTTCAGTCTCGGTAATTGGCTTGCTCGCAAGATCAGCCTCTACTCGTGACTTCCATTCAGCCAAGACTGCACCAGGGAGGTATGCCAATGCTGCATCTTGCAAACCCTGCCGATCCAATCCATCCGGCAGTGTTGCCAAAAATTGGCTCCCTATGTCTTCGAAAACTGTAGTTGCAATATCTGAACCGACATCACTTCGAAAACATCTCGCATCACCATGACCATCAGCCACACTCATAATTCCCGTCTCTTCACCAGGCGAGTACTCGATTTTTAGAGAATCTTGGTTTGGTAAACCACTCCTTCTATGAGAAGCTCCTCTGACAGTAGCTCCTACTGATTCACTATTTACTCCAAGCTTATGTTCAAGCCTATCAGAAGGATCTTCTGCCAGCTCTGCAGAAGCAGCAGCGCTAGCTGCAAGAGTCTCAGCAGGAGCACCCGAGGGACTTGCTAGTGGAACTGAACTAGCTGTAACAGCTGGCGATGTTGTAGTAGGAGTAGTAGGAGTTGAAGTCACAGAGGCTGAGGCCGTAGACGATAAAGGAGTACTTGCCGGAGCTGGGGCTGCTGGTGCCGGAGCTGGGGCTGCTGGTGCCGGAGCTGGGGCTGCTGGTGCCGGAGCTGGGGCTGCTGGTGCCGGACTGGGGCTGCTGGTGCCGGAGCTGGGGCTGCTGGTGCCGGAGCTGGGGCTGCTGGTGCCGCCCCAATTATACCAGGCGCTACCGCGCCCGGTGTGCCAACAGGACTGATCGGTGGGGTTGGGGGAGTAGGACCAACTGGTGCAGGCGGAGTAACCGGAGGCCTAGGCGTAGGGGGAGGCCGAACAGTAGTCGTCCTCTCTTCCGCTTTCGAAAGCGCATCAACCGACTCTCTTCTTCTCGTCCCTATCGGAGTAACCTGAGCGGTCATATCTGAAACATCCGGAGTAACAGCATCAAGCGAGAAAGTATGTTGAGTTGCACTATCCGGCATAAATGCTTTGGCGAAATGACGAGCCGGAGAGGATGGATTGTCCGGGTTACTAAAGATCGCCGCCATATCATGCACAGTCACTCCGGCCAGGTTCCCGCCCTTCTTGACTATTTCCGAGGCTGGCACCACATGTCCATTTTGTTCCAAAAGCACTGCGACAACCATCTTAACTCCATGCAAATTACCTTGGGCATCTACTAACTGCGCTGGCAAATCTGCTCCTCCAGCTGCGTCTTTGGCTGCCAGCAGAATCTGCTTACCCCCGGTCAGCTCCACCAGATAGCCCATATCCTGGTGTCCGACTGGCCCGCTTCCCGCCAACAACTTTTCTAGGATCAAGTCATGAAAGGCCGGAACTCCGCGCAGATGAGAAGGAATTAGCCCTCCAAACTGCACCCCATTGGTCAGATGCCTCATCGAGCGATATAGGGTTAGTTCGTTACCATTTGGGGAAGCGATCACATTACGGAAAGCGTGAGGTAGCCAAGATGACTGAGGGACTTCGACTCTGGCAACCCCTTCGCTAAGTAAGGTAGTCGGATCGATCGACAAAACCTGCTCGACAACACTACCCCCAGTAGCTACTTCTGGTAAACCTATGCCGGCAGCTTCAAACTGTTGCTGGATTTTTACGAAAGCGTCTTTCGGAATATTATCCGTGTTCTCAAAATTGATTGACCCGTCAGCCGGATTCATAAACCCATGCACATTTCCCGGGAAATCTACTTGGCCATTGGGGTGAACCGTGGTGGTCATCGCGCCAATATTCAAATTCTGAGGTGTGCCGGTATCAATCGCTTGTTTCAGCTGCCCCATGGCGCTCGGCAGTTGAGTGACTTTGTCATTTAAGGTAGATTTAAGGCCAATTGCATTTAAGGCAGTATTCCATTTACCATAGTCAATTTTATCTCCTCCGGGAATATTAAGATTGGAGACTGTATAGTGGCCCGTAGCATCGACTCCGAGAGTGCCAGTTATCTCGTGCCCCGTACTGTCATGGATTCTCACCAGACCCTTTGCCCGATCGACTATTTCAGCGTTAAAAGTACCGCCCAGATGAATATCCTGAGTAGGGTTATTCATCAAAGTTTGGAGTCTATCTTGTAGGTTGATAGGGGCTGCGGCAAACTCTGGCCTATTAAATAGATGGGTAGCCAACCAATTGATTGGCTTTTCCAAGATGGTCTGCTGGATATTTTCACCCAATCCCCGCCTAATCACAGCTGCGGCTTCTTGACCAACTGCTCCAAAAACCAATGACGTGATCCCTGCCTGAGCAAAGGCTCTAGCGGACTCGGCTAAAGCTGCATTTCTAAATGAGCGTTCTTGGTCCCTGGCAGTCAGGATCAAGTTCCCTTCAGCCACTCCGATATAATTAGTCCCAGCTCGCATTTCCTGACGGATCTCTTGGGCTATCTCGCGATTGGTTCTCCCGGCAAAAGCTCCTATCCCGGCCCAATTTTGACCAACCAGGGTTCGCTGGACGATTAACCTTTGGTGTAATAGCTCGGTTCGGCTAATATCGATCAGCTGACCTCCGGTAAACCGAACAGCCCCCACTCCTTGGACATCCGGAGTAGACCTTCTAAAGGGCCAGACGCCTGTCCTTCTCGTTCGGCTGGCAGGAAAATCTACCCGGGCAGTAATCTCGGCCCATCTGCGGGCAAGAGCATCTAGCGCATTCGCATCTCCCGTTTCTGCTCGAGCGACTAAATCTGTAATCGACTCACGGCTGCGGTGGAGCGTATCGGCGAGATCTTGACCACCACCACCGACTAGCTCGGACTGTTTGGCTTGACCGGTGGCGATAATTTTTTCGTACTTTTGACGGACTTTAGATTTGTCCCCAGCTTTTAACTTTTCATCTGCCTCCATCTGAGCAGCTGTTTCCCGGATATTTCGCTTTACATCCAGAGAAGCCCGTCGGGCAGCGACTACTGCACTAATACCCGCTCCGATCAAAAGAGGTGCCACTCCTCCCGTTGCCACTGTTAATGCCGAGCCTCCAGCCATTACCGCAGCAAGCTGAACTGACCGAGACCTTACTAATCCAATAGTCGATTTAGTTATAAACTGAGAGGCAGTTACGGCGATATTTACGGTCGTAGGATTCACCAGATGACCTAGTCCAACTCTCTCTGAAGCCTGCGCGAGAGTATCCCAGAATCCAAGTTTGACTTCGGATTGATCTCCCCAACGGGCCGCAAAAGTTGTGACATTAAAGTCGGCATCCCAACGGGCTTTGCTCCAGGCCATCAACCTGCCATCATCAGCAATATTTTCGGCTGCTTCTAGGATAGTTGAACCAAACAGTAGCCCTTGTCTTCCCCCCAATCTATCCAGTGATCTTCCGAAAAATTGCCTGGCTTCGGGGTCGTTACGATGACCCTGGGTAAAGAGATATTCTTGTAGCTGTTGTTGAACAAAAGTCTCTAGCTGCTCCCTCTGGGTTTCGGCTAAAGCAGTCCCCGTCCCAGCAGCCGGATACTTGATAGCCCTAACTCGATTATAGACTTCGTATTGGATATCAATTATTCTTTGTCTGAGTTCGCTCCCGATAGGCAAGGCAGTTACTTGTTCGCCGAAAATATCATTTCCCTCACTAATCCTCCTGGCTCCAGCATTAGCCCCTTCCCTGGCCCCCCGAATAAATTCCATCACTCGCTGACCGGCTTGGGTAGTCAGATCAACGCTACCAGGGGTCATATTGGCTTCTTGGGCAGCCCTGACCAAGCGCATTCGCTGAGACTCCTCTCTGCCTTTACGGTTGTTAGCTCTCCAGGCCCGCACCAAGATCCTATCCGGACGCTTAACCCGATGCCAGGTTACTTCTAGGGCTCTTTTGAAAAAGTTGGTAGACATATTGTCCGGTAGATCGTCGTCTAGTCTCTCCTGCTCATCAGCTACTACCTGCGCTCTGGCTTTTTTACGGACTAGTTCACCTGCTGCCCCAACAGTAATATTGGTTAGTTCAGATAAAGGTACTGGGGGTGGAGTAATTGGAGCAGGAGCTGGAGTTGGCGTTGGCGTGGGCGTCACGGGAGTTGGGGTAACCGGCGTTGGCGTTACTGGTGTCGGGGTGACTGGGGTAGGAGTAACAGGAGTGGGAGTTACCGGAGTTGGCGTCACGGGAGTTGGGGTAACCGGCGTTGGCGATGGAGCAGGGGCTGGAGGAACAACAGGCAGTGGAGGAAGCTTTAATTCTAAACGGGCCTCCAAAGCTTGTAAGGCTTGCTCCCAGTCCCCTTCTTGAGTTTGATTACCGGCATCTCTTCTAAATCCGCCTTCTCCGGTCGTGCGATAGATAAAGTCGGCTTCCTGTTCCAGACGAGCTTCCTTTAAAGCAGATTCTGCTGTGCCGTCCGGGGCCTTGCGGAGAGTTACGGAGTGAGCTGCTTCGTAAGTCTCGGCATTAGGTGTCAAGGTGTCTAGTAAGTCCTGGTTATCAGTGATATCCCGTCCGGCAGCAATTTCGGCTCGCAGGAATTGGATAATATGTTCGACAGGAACGCCCTCTTCTTGTTCTCTGGTGGCACCACCTCCCATATTAATCCGGTTTTTATATCTGTCTTGTCCGGCGGCAAAATCTGGAGCAGTGGTATGAGACGAACCCCTGACGGCGTTTTCGATAGATTGGAGCTGCCACTGCAATAACTTCTTTTCCGGATCTGGAGTTGTCGGGTCGGCAATACGAGCTTCGACATGAGTTTTAAATTTGTTATAAGCCTCGTTAAAGGCATCTATTACATTTTGGCGGGCTTCGCTTTCATCAATAATCCGATCCTGTTCGGCTGTGGATAGATGAGCCAAGTCTGCTCGGACAATGGCTGGCATTGAACCTATCAACTCAGGCGGCCGTGGACCACCCGGTCCGCCTGAAGGTCCGCCCGCTCCTGGGCCAGAAGGTGGTGGCGCACCAGTTGGTGGGGCTGGAGGTCCAGCTGGTGGGGGAGGTAAACCCCCTCCTGCTCCTCCTGCCGGAGCTGGTGCTGCTGCCGGAGCTGGTGCTGCTGCCGGAGCTGGTGCTGCTGCCGGAGCTGGTGCTGCTGCCG